>Ga0315336_1000004_pt1:45000-57500 | contig 3121875 bp, 2593 predicted proteins | sample ASW5metaG_FD_204512 | JGI IMG/M metagenome (GOLD analysis project Ga0315336, IMG submission 204512) | Ammonia-oxidizing marine archaeal communities from Monterey Bay, California, United States - ASW #5 | ecosystem: Environmental > Aquatic > Marine > Intertidal zone | place: USA... | reverse complement strand
ACTCGCGACGTTAGTCGCAAGGGCCTGTGCCTGCGCTCGGACCTCGTGCTCGGCGTCGGAACGGAACTCACCCTGGAGCTCGGGATGAACGGTACGGAGCTGGTGGTGCATGGCAAGGTGGTTTGGTGCACCCTGCAGGAGACCAACGGGCCCGCCCTGGGCATTGAGCTAACCGAGTCGGAGATCGACCCGGTACTGTTCGACTGGCTGCTCGAGACCGGTACGGGTTTCTAGAGCCCGCCACCCACACATCCGCATACGTCGCGTTCGGATCGTTCTCCGGATGTTTCTGATGTAGTGGAAATTACAGATCTTTCGGCTTCCGTTTAGAGGTCGGAATCTGTACTATGACTGTGCTTTTCAACCCCAGCTGTAACGAGGTCCCTGCACATTCATGAGCGTTGTTCCCAGCCAGTCACTCAAGGACGAAGCCGCCGCCGCAATCCAGAAGGGCAGCCACAAGAAGGCATTGCGTTGCTTTACGGCACTTGAGAGGCTCGAACCGGAGAACGGCGAATGGTCTCTTCAGGTTGGTGTCATGTATCACCGGCTCGGCAAACGCCGTCAGGCCATTGAGGCATTGCAGCGCGCAGCCCAGCGCTGCCAGCTTCAGCAGAAGAACGAGCGGTCCTACGCGATCTACCAGCAGATTCTAAAGCTCGACCCAACCAACACCGCCGCTCAGCGAGGAGTTAAGTCGCTCGAGCGGCAGCCAGCCCGGCGCTCTGCTAGCCGCTCAATCCAGCGTAAAGCGGGAGTGAAAGTGTTGCCCGCCTCGAGCGCGACCTTTCCAACTGTTGGCGAAGGCACACCGCACCCTGTCTGTGCCGACGAGACGGGCAACGACGGATTTGGGCTCCCCAAGGCCAAGTCGGGCCGGGTAGCCATGGCCCTGGCGGCCCTCAAGGCTTAGCTGTGCCGGGCCTGCGGCTGCGGAGCAACTTGCCCTCGTCGCTGTACTCCTCGATGGCGATCAGCGTTCCAGCAGCGTCCCAGTGACGCCAGGTGCCGACCTGCTTGGCGCCGGCCGCATATGTCCCCGCGATCGCCGCGGCACCCCCTTTGTGAAAATGGAACACGGGGCCGACGGGCTTTCGATCGGTGTCTTCACAACGGGCGATCAGCTTTCCTGTGGTGAAGACCATGCGCGGACGAGTGGCCTCTGGACAGCGCATTCGCTCGGCTGACAGGCCCTTGCCTTCATCCACGAACTGGCTGAGTTGTGGCGCCGCGTCAGGATCCGGCTTGGCCGGCTTCGGCTTCGGGGCTGGAGTGGGCTTCTTCTGCGCCGTACTCCCGCCGCACGCGGCCAGGCCCAACATGGCTAAGAGCGCGATCGCTTCCCTCATCACGGACATGCTACGGGCGTTTCATGTGGGGATCAATGCGTTGAAAATGGGTGATGATCCCGGGCAGCCGACGGAGGAAAATCGCGGCCCATTCTTACAGAAAATCACCAAAACACTTCGCTCCGATGGTAGTGGTAGCGTGCCCTACTTGAACTTACACGGGCCTACTTAATATATGACACGTACAAACCTCCCCGTTGTTTGCGTCAGCCTTCTCTTTTCTCTCGTTGCATGCGACCCGCAAGTGACGCCGGGGCCGAACTTCGGCGACGGCGGCGTCGGAGTTCCTGACGCGAGAGGCCCGTGCGTCCTGTCTGCCGATGACGATGGCGACTGCCTGACGAACGCTCAGGAAGGTTGCGAACTCACCGTCCTGCTGGACACCGATAACGACGGTACGCCGGACTATTTGGATCTCGATTCAGACGGCGATGGTCTGTGGGACGGGCTCGAAGTTGGCGACAACTGCAGCGACCCCCGCGACACCGACGGCGACGGCGTACCGGATCATCGTGACACCGATTCAGACGGTGACGGGATGAGCGACGGCAACGAGGACCGAGATGGCGATGGCGTCATCGGTTCGTGCACGACTCCGTGCTCGTTGCCCAGCCATTGCGATGTCGGCGCCAACTGCTCATTGCCCCTGGATGGCGCCAGTACGGGAACGTGCGTGTCCATGGAGTGCTCCGAAGGCGAGACGGACCCTCACAACCCAGACACAGATGGTGACGGCACCCCGGACTCGGCAGAGGAAACCTTCGTTTGCAGTCCTCAGTCCGACGATAATCCCAACGGTCTGCTGCCGATCAAGTACGTCGATTCGGCGGACCTGGACTCCACTGCCAACTGGCGTCTTGCGATGGGCCAGTTCGCGGTCGAGCTCCAGCCGGAGATCCTCACGCCGCTTGCACTAGATGGTGCATACGGTTTCGACATGGCCGAGCCCAATGCTGAGGTCGCCGGCTTCCTCGTCTCGCGCTTCAGTGGTGCGGTCACCGCGACCAACGAAAGCATCAACCTCATTACTGGTCTGCAGAGCAATCCGATCGTCGCCTCGGTCACGAGCCGTTCTTCTGGCAACGCGACAACTACCCTGGACGGGCACGACACCGTGCTCGGCATGACCCTCGAGATCACCACGACATCCGCGATGTCGGTCACAGCTCTGCGCGCGGCTCTGCTGCCCACGATGCTGGCCAGAGCGCCAGCGACAGTGGTGACGCCCGCCACCGCATGGATCGGCCAACCCGATACGGTGTTCGCCCTTCGCGTACAGACTATTCGCCGTACGACCGAGCAACAGACTCTGTTCGTCGGCGGCCTCGCTCGCCTGGTCCACTACGACGATCGCACTCGTGCCACGGGCTTCCATCTGGATGATTTCAGTAATGGCACCGGCGTCGCTGAGGCGGGTAACGGCGAGGCTATCGAGTGCGAGCCCTACGTCGGCGCTCAGGAAGCGAAAGCCGATATCATTTGGGTCGTCGATGAGTCGGGCTCGGTCAACGATGACCGCCAGCGCATCACCGACAATGCGTCTGTGTTCTTCGACAAGGCGATCGCCGCCGGACTCGACTTCCGCATCGGCGTCACCGACATGAACGACACCGGACCGGGTGGTCAAGTCGGCATCTTCGCGACGCGCCAGGTTGGCGGCACCGGTGACCGCTGGCTTCTGCCCGGCGAGCAGGCGTTGTTTGAAGCGAACATCCTCGATCCTTCCGGTCCCGATGCGGGTGACGGTGGTTCCGAGCATGGTCTCACTCAGGGCCGTAATGCGTTGGCGCGTCACTTGCCGCGCAGTAACTCGGATCCTCAAATGGTCCGCGAGGACGCCAAGCTCGTCGTCATCTACGTGACCGATGAGAAGCCCGACGAGATCGAGAATGCCGGGCTGCTGGGCGGGGGCAACGTGCAACCCACGCCGACGGTGCAGGCCATGATCGATGCGTTCATGGGCACGTACATCACAGACTTCACCAACGAGAACGCCACTGCGCACTTGATCGCCGAGCCGCTTCCGTTCACAGCGACTACCTGTTCTTCAGGCGGTGCCGAGCACGCGTACGGCTATTACACCCTCGTCAATCAGACCAGCGGTCAGGCCGGTTCGATTTGCCAGCCGGACCTTGGCCCGGTTCTCGACGCGATCATCGACGACATCATCGGTGCAGCGTCGCCCATCATCTTGCCCAATATTCCCATCTCCGCGAGCATCACCGTGGCTCGCGACGGCGTCGCCGTTCCTCGATCCCGTGAAACGGGCTGGGACTATCGCGCGTCGTCCAACTCAATCGTGTTCTTCAACATGCCCTACAACCCGGCAGACCCGTCTGAGATCGTCGTGGCCTACCGGCGCTGGCAGGACCAGGTACTAGACTAATGTCAACGTTAGCTCGATTTGCGGCGGTCGCTTTGGCGGCCGTCTTTCTCGTCGCGTGCGGCGACGGTAGTGGCAACGAAGCCGAGTGCGGCAATCTGATCTGCGAGGCGGGCGAGACCATGGCCACCTGCGCCACGGATTGTTCGTGCGGTGATGGCACGCTGGACCTGGGTGAGGAGTGTGACGGTTCCGACTTCGGCCCGTCTACCTGCGAGACTCAGGGCCGCGGCGCCGGCACGCTCATCTGCAACTCGGACTGCACGCTTAACTACAGCGGATGCACCGTCAACGACTGCGGTGACGGCATCGTTCAAGAGGGCGAGGAGTGCGACGGCAACGACCTGAACGAGGCGACGTGCGACTCCATCGGCTTCTCCAGCGGCAGTCTGTCCTGTAACGATAACTGCACGTTCAACCCCGATGTTTGTTGCAACAACTTCTGCGGCAGCGCTGGAGACACTCGTTGCGATGGCGACCTGCAGCAGGAGTGCGTGACCGGAGCGAGCAGTTGCTTGGTCTGGGAGAGCACCAACTGTCGCGACACCGACTATATCTGCGAGGACCCGGACCCGGGCGAGGCGGTCTGCGTTTGTTACAACACGTGCTCGCTCGAGAACGATACGCGCTGCAACGGCGATAGCCTGGACCTGTGCACCCTCGAAGCCGATGGCTGCCTCAAATGGCGGCCGAGTACCGATTGTTCCGTGGGCGGAGAGACCTGCGCCGTCGGGCCCAGCGGTGGCGTTTGCGTGCCGACCGCGACGGGGGAGGACTGCGCGGATCCATACCCCATGGTCGAAGGCCTCAACGTCGTCGCATGGAACGCGGCCCTTCAGGACTATCTTCCGACGTCGCCAAGCTGCAGCACGACCAGCACCACGGGGCCGGACGTCGTGCTCAAGTACACGGCAGCCAGCAACGGCTTCATCGATGTGGCCATGGACAAGCCGATCAACAACCGCTTCTATCTGGTGGCGTCCGATTCAGCGTGTGGCACGACCACACCTGAGCTGCTGTGCCTTGCCGAGTACGGCGGGACTGTGCAACAGGGCAGCTTCACGGTCGATGCCGGCACCGACTACTACATCTACGTGACCGATTCGACCAGCGGCTCCAACCCGTTGCCCAACCCGTTCTTCGTGACCATCACCGAGAACGACTGCGGAACGTTCGATGCGAGCGCGAACAACATGAGTCCGGCGAACGCGGCGGTGACTTCTACCTTATCGCCGCCAATCAGCGTCGATTTCACGGCAGAGATGAACACGACCGTGGGTACGGTGACGCTCACCGGCGACCTCGGCACCAATATCTCGTATGACCTGTCCACTTCGCCATTCGAGGTGGGCTGGACCAACGACAACAGGACGATGACGATCATCACTGGCGCACCGTTCCCGTCGGGCGAGAACATCACGGTCAGCTGGACTGGTCTGCAGGACGTATTGTGCGCCAATCTGGCTACGCCACCGACGTGGACGTTTCAGATCGTAGTCACCCCATGCACTCCGGGCACCGCGGGCATGGTCGGCGCTACGCAAACGTTGATTCCATCGACCATCACGAGCATCAGCGAGTACTTCGTCGCGGCCGACGAAGACCCGACCGGGTATGTGTACGTTGGCGGCACCGCGGCGCTGCAGCGCATCCCAAAGGCGGGTGGCACCGTCGAGGACATCTACACATCCACGGCCCTGACCTCGACCCATCTGGGTTATGCGATGCTGATCGTTGGTGACGACATTTTCACCCTCGAGAGCAAGACGACTGGCACGACCGGAATTCTGTGGCGCATCTCGACCGACGGAGGAGCGACCTGGGTCATCGAAGACTTCGCGACGTTCCCGAGCCAGCCCACCGATGACATGCGATCGCTCACCTATTACGACGGGCGCATCTACATGCTGACAGAAGAGGGAAGTGTCGGCATCGATACCCAGGTCTGGTCGGTCGACGCCAGCGCGGCGACGCTGCCGACCACGGCGGTGCTCGAATCGTCGATTCCCGACGAGCGTGGCTGCAGTGCCCTGGCCATGGACGACATGTACTACTACATGGCGTGCGGCTCCACCGAACGCGTGGTTCGGACCAATCGCACCACACTCGCCTCCGAGTTGTTCACCGACGCTTACGACATGTCGTCATCGACGAACTCCATCTACGCTAAGGATCTCGACGCCGATGGTCTGGCGGACGTGCTGTACTTCCAGAGCTACTACGAGAAGGGGTGGTTCGTCTGCGAGCCCGCCGGGTTGCCGTACGTCGATGAGCATTTCAGCTTCGGTACGAGCAGCGGTAGTTACGGCATGGGCTTCGACGCCACTGGAAACACCCTGTGGTTGTTCGACGACGATACCAAGGAATTCGTTAGCGTTCAGTAGTGGGCCGTCGCACGTGCCAGGCTTCGCTTGGCATGTTGCAGCAGCGTGGTAGCCTTTTTTCATGGCCGCCGTGTTTCGACTTGCTCGATTGGCCGACGCGCACTTGATCGCGGCGGTGCACGCGAGCAGCTGGGCGGACACGTATCGTGGGCTTCTGCCGTCGAGCTACTTGAAGACGTTGCAGCCGGACTCACTAACCCGGCACTGGCGCGATCGGCTGCTTCGAGAGCAGGCGCGCAAGACCACATACGTTGTCGAGGATGCGCGCGGAGTGGCGGGGTTCGTCGTCATTGGCGGCTGTCGTTCGGATGCGGACCTGGCCGGGTTCGCGGGCGAGGTGTACATGCTGTACGTGCATCCGGACCGGCAGGGCGAAGGGCTCGGGCGGGTTCTGCTCCGGGGCGCGCTGGCCGAACTCGCCCGGCGCGAGTTCTTCTGGGTTGTGATCTGGGTCGTCAAAGCGAACCGTAACGCCCAGGCATTCTACGGCCACATGGGCCTCAGGCTGGACGCGGGCTCTCGCTGGGATGAGTTCCATGGCCGACGGGTCGCGGTCGTTCGGTATGCGCAACACCTGAACCCGGTGGTCGACTTCGCAGCATTACTCCGTGCTCCCGCGGGCAAATGATCTCGACGCTTACCAACCGCTTACCGCTGTCGAGCGTCGCTCGATTGCCAGGATCCAAGGCTGTTGCCGAAAAGCGTGTCGGTGCACACAGGCTTCAAGGTAGGATCGACTGGACCGTATGAAGAAGATCCTCGTAATCGAAGACGACCCGCTGAACCGCGAAATCTTGTCGGACTATCTCGGGGCAAACGGATACGAGATGGTCACCGCGGCCACCGGTCCCGAGGGACTCGAGTGCTTTCATCAAACTGACCCGGACCTACTGCTGATCGATATCCAGCTGCCGCGCAAGAACGGCTTCGAAGTGTGTTTCGAGGCGAAGCAATCGCGCGACGTGCCGGTGCTGTTGATGAGTGCCGTGTACACCGACACCGAGCATGCCAAGCCGTACGCCGAGCGTGGTCTCAAGGCGGAAGGTTACCTGGTCAAACCGTTTGGTATGGCCGAGTTGCTCGCCCAGGTCCAGTCGCTCATCGGCCAGGCTTGATCCGCGAACGCAGACGCGGCGCAGAAACGCGGCGCAGAAGCGACGCGTAGCTTACACTCGGCCCATGCGCTACCCGGCGTTCATTGCGGAGATGGGCAGGCCGTCTGCTCGGCCGAATCTGTGGTTCGGTGTCTGGTCGGGCTACGCGGTGGTGCTGGTTTTCGCGGCGCTTGCCGTCGCCGGGCACGCGCAGGGTCTCGTGTCTCTGGTCTGGCCGCTCTATCTGCTGGTCGGCATCAAGGTCATCACCAACACCGCGGCGTACCTCTCGTTGAAGCACAACTTTCTCGAGTTGGAAGTCAGTGGCATCAACATGGTCGCCGACATCGTCTTGATGACCGGGGCGATCTATCTGACCGGCGGACAAATCAGTCCGCTGTTCGCTATCTACATCATCGAAATTACCGTCATCTCGCTACTGACCAACCTGGGGATTACTCTTTTGGTCTCGGCGCTGACCCTGGGCTGTTATGCGCTGATGAGCGTGTTCGTCTACTCAGGCATTTTGCCCGGGCAACCGGCGCCGATCGCGACCATCGGCAGCATCAACCTCAACTACCTTGCCACGGACCTGGTGTTCTCCGCGTTTGTTATCGGCATACCGACCGTGTTCACTACGCTCATTCTCCGACTGTTGAAGAAGCGGGAGAACCAGCTCGAGCTTCGCACTCAGGAACTCATCGACGCGGGCAAGCAGCGCAGTCAGTTCATGGTCAACGTGACCCACGAGTTGCGCACTCCGGTGCATGGGATCCTCGGTGTCACCGAGCTACTCGGCAGTGGTGTTTACGGTCCGGTCAGCGAGAAACAAGAAGCAGCGCTGGAGCGCATCCGCTCATCGGGGGCTGGCCTGGTTCAGTTGGTCGATGACTTGTTGCAGCTGTCCAAACACGACGCGGGTAAACTCGAGTACACACCGTCGGAAGTGGAGCTGGGTGAGCTGGTGCCGCAAGTTGTGTCATCTGTGAAACAGATGCTGGGCAAGAAAGAGCTGACGGTCGCCATGGAACTGGACGACCCGCTGCCTACGCTCATCACCGATCGGCGCAAGTTGAACCAGGTGCTCATCAACCTGATGTCCAACGCGTTGAAGTTCACGCCCGAGGGCGGAACGGTGACGCTGGTCGTTCGCACTGCCGGCGCAAACCACGTAGAGCTCGCGGTGGTGGATGACGGCCCAGGCATCGACAAAGGTGACCACGAGCGCATTTTCGAGGAGTTTCAGCAAGCGCACGACAGCACGCTGGAGCGCGACTACGGTGGCGTTGGCATCGGGTTGCCGCTGGTCAAACGATTGCTAGGTCTCCTGGGCGGAGACATTCGCGTGGACAGTGCACTCGATCAGGGCGCGACCTTTACAGTGAAATTGCCGCTGCGCCATTGAGACGCAGCGGCACGATCGACCACAGTCGGCAGCGACGGCGTTAGCAGCAGCCGTCGCTGGTTCTTGTCGGCCCGACTAGGCTTCGCGGCGACGACGCCAGAGCAGCATCGCGGCCATCAGCAATAGCGCTGCCTGGGGCAGACCGTTGCTCGTGCTCGTAGAGGAGCAGCCACCAACAAGCGGGGCAGGACCCTCGTCCTGGGGATCGTCGCCGGGCGGGTCGGTGCCTGGTGGATCGTCCCCTGGCGGGTCATCGCCGGGTGGGTCGTCGCCGGGTGGGTCGTCGCCGGGTGGATCGTCGGGTGGATCTTCGGGCGGTGCGCCGTTGTCTACGGTCACGTTGATCGTTGCGTCTGTCTCGTTGGCACCGTCAGACGCGACGACTCTCACGGAGTGAGCGCCATCGCTGAGGCTGCCGCTGGTCGAGAAGTTCCACGGTGCAGAGCTCCGCGTGCCTGCGAGCGTACCGTCGATATACAGCTCGACTCGTGTGACCGTGTTGTTATCCGACGCGTTGGCATTCACCTGGAATCCGGGAGCCACCGTTGCGTTGTTGGCGGGGAATGTGATCTCCACCAGAGGTGCTTGCACGTCTGCCGGACCGCTGGCCGCGCTGAGCATCTCCACGGAGTTCTGCGTCGACCCACCGCATTGGCAAGCGCGCGCACTGTATTCGCCGCACTGGGCGTTGGTGTTCTGGAACGTCTTGTTGCCGCAACCGTACAGGTACGTCATCGGGTCTGCGCACAAGTACTCGTGGTCGAGGCCGAAGGAGTGCGCCGCTTCCTGAGCGGCCGTTTCGCAAATGCCGCGGTAGTCGCTGCCGTAAACTTCGGCGAAGGTGAAAACGACGGAGCGATCGATGATGCCGCAGCTGAACGGTGATACGCCGCCAACGCCCTGCTGGAAGCCCACGTTCTGCGGGTAGCCGCCGATCATCGACATGATGAAGTCGCCCGAGCTCGGGCGCACATCGGTGATGGTGATGTTGAACGGCGCGAAGATATCGGTCATACAACTCATGACCTGGTTCCAACCAGACGCGCTTACGCTCCACGCCGGGTAGTTGACTGTGTTGTCGACCAGACTCGATACGTTCGTGCCCGAGTCGCTCCAACCGGAACTCAGCGTCGCGCCGTCTTTGTTCATGTAGATGACGCGCGGGACAGCGGCCATCACCGCATGGGGGGTGAACCCATTCGGCGCGTATTGCTCACGCATCGTGTCGACGTAGATGCTGTGTGGACGCTCGCCGAGCTGCGCGGGAAAGCCCACAACTTCGAACTCACCGGCGACGGCAAGGCTTCTGCCTTCCTGGTTGATGTCATCGTTTTCAACTTGGCCACATGCCGAAAGCCCGACCATCAACGCGGCGCAACTCAGCCACGCGGAGGCCCGACGATGTGGTACCAAACGCTCGCGTCGGTACATCGCTCTCTCCTCTCTCAGAGTGACTTGACTCCGAGACTCAACCCGGCCAATAACCACATTCCGTGCCATTCGACACGCTTGTGGACGCCACGGTGAAACTGCTTACAATCACGCGGCATGACACCAACTAACCGCATTTCCAGCGTGATCGGAGGGTTGAGTGTGACTGGCTGTCCCGTGGCAGCGAGGCAATACGCCCCAGGAAAACACGCACCAAGGTTGCCATCAGGCGCACACGTGCGCACGGTGTACGACACGTCCCACATCAAACCATGACGACCCCAACGACAGCTGCCGCTAGTACCGATCCCGTCTGCGGAATGAACGTGAAACACGAAGGTGCGAAAAACACGCACTCCCATCAGGACACGCTCTACTACTTCTGCAACCCGCGTTGCCTTGATCGTTTCGTAGTAGATCCAGACAAATATCTGGCCCCGGACCGCGCCCAGGAGGCCCAGGCGGAGGCAATCCCTGGCGCTATCTACATATGCCCGATGGATCCCGAGGTTCGGGAGACCTCCCCGGGCAGTTGTCCAATCTGCGGTATGGCGCTCGAACCTGAGTTGTTTGACCCGTCGGCGGAACAGGACAACCCGGAGCTACGCGACATGACCCGCCGGTTCTGGTTGTCGCTCGTATTCACGCTGCCATTGTTCGTGCTCGCCATGGCCGAGATGGTGCCAGGTGTTTCGTTCCCCGACTGGTTGAGCCCGCGACGTCAGGCATGGGCGCAGCTGGCGTTGGCCACGCCAGTCGTGCTCTGGGCCGGTCTTCCGTTCTTTCAGCGTGGCTGGACGTCGATCATCAGCGCGCGCTTCAACATGTTCACGCTGATCTCCGTTGGCACAATCGCGGCGTACGGGTACAGCCTCGTTGCGACCATCGCACCCGGCATCTTTCCCGCTGCGTTTCGCCATGGCGACGCGGTGCCGGTCTACTTCGAGGCGTCCGCGGTCATTATCACGCTTGTGTTACTCGGCCAGGTACTGGAATTGCGGGCTCGGGATCGTACGGGTAATGCGATTCGCGCACTCATGGAACTCGCACCCGATACGGCGCGCGTGCTCACCGATTGTGGTCATGAAAAAGACATCCCGCTGGCGGATGTGAAAGTCGGTGCCAAGCTTCGTGTGCGCCCGGGCGAGAAGATTCCCGTGGATGGCACCGTGGTGGAGGGCTCGAGTAGTGTCGACGAATCGATGATCACCGGTGAGCCCGTCCCCGTGGAGAAGAGGGCAGGGGATGCGCTGACCGGGGCCACGATCAACGGCACCGGTGCGCTGATCATGCGTGCCGAGCGAGTCGGCGCCGGGACAGTGTTGTCTCAGATTATCCAGATGGTTGTGAGCGCTCAGCGGAGTCGAGCGCCGATTCAAGGTTTGGCCGATAAGGTCGCCGGCTACTTTGTGCCGGCGGTCGTGCTGTCTGCGCTGGTCACCTTCGTCGTTTGGAGTTTGTGGGGACCCGCGCCGGCGCTGGGCTACGCGCTGGTAAACGCTGTGGCTGTGCTGATCATCGCTTGTCCATGTGCGCTAGGGCTCGCCACGCCCATGTCCATCATGGTCGGCACGGGTCGAGGTGCCTCGGTTGGCGTGTTGATCAAGAACGCCGAGTCTCTGGAACTGCTCGAGCGAGTCGATACCCTGGTGGTGGACAAGACGGGTACGTTGACCGAGGGCAAACCTACGGTTGGTGACGTGCTGACCACAGGTGGCTTCGAGCGCGACCAGGTACTGGCGTGGGCTGCGAGTGTCGAGCGCGCAAGCGAGCATCCGTTGGCGGAAGCGTTGGTGCGCGCGGCCGAGTCTGATGGAGCGACCATCACTGGCGTCGATTCGTTTCGCTCGATCACGGGTAAAGGAGTGGTCGGCAACGTTGGTGAACGCTCGATTGCGGTCGGCAATGCTGGTCTCATGTCCGAGTTGGGCATCGACACCGCTGAGTTCGAGGCGCGTGCTGACGAGTTTCGCGGCAGCGGCGCCACGGCGATATTCGTCGGCGTCGACGATAGCCTCGCCGCGTTGATCGCAGTGAGTGATCCGATCAAGAGCACGACGCGCCAGGCGATCGAAGGTCTGCACAAGCAAGGCGTGCGCATCGTCATGCTTACCGGGGACGCCGAAACAACCGCGCGTGCCATCGGCGATCAACTCGGCATCGATACGGTGATCGCTGGGGTGTCGCCATTGCAGAAAGCCGACACCGTAAAGAAGTTACGCGACGAAGGTCACGTGGTCGCAATGGCCGGCGACGGAATCAACGATGCGCCGGCGCTCGCGAATGCCGACGTTGGTATCGCCATGGGCACCGGCACCGACGTGGCGATGGAGAGCGCTGGAGTCACCTTGCTCGGCGGTGACCTTCGCGGCATCGTGCGTGCGCGCAAACTCAGCAGCGCGACCATGAGCAACATCCGGCAGAATCTGTTCTTCGCGTTCGCCTACAACTCCG